>Ga0076084_115_pt1 | contig 24145 bp, 17 predicted proteins | sample RifGroC1_FD_68223 | JGI IMG/M metagenome (GOLD analysis project Ga0076084, IMG submission 68223) | Parcubacteria (Uhrbacteria) bacterium GW2011_GWC1_41_20 | reverse complement strand
ACAGCTTTATTTAAACTATTTAACTTTTTGTTGATTTTTCCTCCCTTTTTCATATGATTAAATCATACGAGGAGTGGAGGAATTAAGCAACAAAGCCATCAGAAAGTGTAAATTAAAGACTTAACCCTAAAGACAGAATTTTGCGAAGCAAAAAACCCTCGCGAAAATAAGAAACCCAATAAAATTAAGCTAAAGTGCTTCGAGACTTAGACAAAATGTCTAAGTCTCTATGTCTAAGTCATACTGACTAAGTCACATTGTTATTTATGCCATGAATGGCATATATCTAACAATTAACGCTAATGCTGTTTTTTTATAATTTCCGAAGGATTTCTGGAGGATTGATTGACAATAACTCAATTTTGAATAAAATGGCCATACTGACTGCAAACCCGCAGTTCAGTTAACGAGGAGAGAACCGTGAAAATCCTCAACCGAGGAAACCGCGCGGTCGTCACGCTCACGAAGGAGTCGCAGGGCGTGATGTACTACCGCGGGCAGTAGCCTGAACAAAGTGCGGCGGGGCTGATATAGCCCCGCCGCCTGCACTTTCATGGAGGTACTATGTCCGTATCCCTATTGGAACGCCCTTCTATCTATCACCGTAATGGCAATGCGGTGGTTATATTCCAATCAAAACCCTACTGGTTTTCAGCAACATCTGGTGTTGAAAGGGTAATACAGGCACTCGCACTCTCAGACCCTCAGCTCATCATCGCCGATATTTCTGAAAAACTAGGGATTCCTATATCAGAAGCACAGGAGGCGTTCTCTGATGTTTCAGAGCTACTACTCAATGCGGGTGTACTCGAAGTAGATGGAATAACCGGAAGTCTAGACATGTTCTCACCAGAATTCCAGGTGAATAATGTCGAGAACGTTCTGGTGATAGCCACGACACAGGGTTGTAATATGTCCTGTCCGATGTGCTACGCACACGCATGGCATCCACTTCCAAACGAGATGTCAACGAACGAAATCAAAGGCATTGTTGATCAGCTAAGCACGATGCCTTGGAAGAACGGTATTTCTCGTGTCGCGCTAACAGGCGGTGAGCTTTTCACACGATCCGACGCACTAGAACTCATCGACTACATACACACACAGGGTTTTTTCGTTCAGGTCAACTCAAACGCAACGCTCATCAGCAAACAACAGATTGATCATCTTAGCCGATATGAACGCCTCAAGATGTCAGTCTCTCTCGACGGTGCCTGTGCTGAAACGCACGAGGTTATTAGAGGTCAGGGCACGTTTGTCAATACTGTGCAGACTATCCGCGCACTCACTCAACGAGGCGTTTCCGTAGCCGTCAACATGTTTGTCCACGCTGGCAATATTAGTGAAATCTATGCAACACTCGAGCTTGCTGACTCAATCGGTGTTTGTGGATTCAACTGCCTAAATATGATGCATGTCGGGCGAGGCAACAGCCGTCGCGCAAAGCGACAGCTGATTGCCGTGCCTTTGGCAACGTTCTATCGTAAGATATTCGAGGCCATTCGGTATAACAAACGATTCTTGCAACTCATGGCGCAGTCGACCTTTGCCAATCAAATTATGGGAATTGCAGGAGGCGTTCGAAGCCATACATGTGGTATTGGAACAAACCGAGCTGTATATGTAAAGGCGGATGGTAACCTATACCCATGCGCAGACACAGCCATCCCAGCGTTCAGGCTCGGCAACCTACGCACCGAAAATCTCTCTGATATCTGGGAAACATCACCTCTTCTACATAAACTACGCGAGCTTAACGTCGATACTATGAATCGACAATGCGCAACCTGTGATGTCCGCTACATGTGTGCTGGCAATTGCAGAGGTGAAAATTACCAGACAACGCGAGACCTATATGGCCCACATTTTAAATGCGAAGAAATCCACGACTCTATCATCGAGCTCATGTGGATTCTCACTGAAGACCCTGAATTGTTTCACGAAAAAGTCGATGGGCTCATGCAAACGGTCGCTAGCGTACACGCAACATCAGCATAGTCGACAAAAAAACTTCAACTCAGCCCGGGCTACTCAGCTCGGGCTACTTGCTTCGCTATAATAATCAACCGCGGACTTTTAATTGTATAAGGGTTCATATCGTAATCACCATAAACTGACTCTAACCGAAATCCATATTGCGCCATCAATTCTTTCCATTGTGGCACAGTAAGATATGTAACCGACACATTATTTTTCTTATCAATCAACTCCATTGCGGATGCGTCAAACGAAAACGTCCTTTGTTGATGCTCCTGCAAATATCTAACAATACGAAAAACACTATCAGTATCAATCAATATACGGCCACCATGTTTCAGTACACAATTCAGAGATTTTAGTGCCTTCGGTAATGAGACATCCGCCAAATCAGAAAAGAACCAATATGCTACATCATAACTCTTTTTGGAACTAAACGTCTCAATAGATGAATAGAGAAACTCTGAACTGCATTTTGGTATTTGCTTCATCGTTTCCCTTGCTCTCTTAAGTAAAGATGTCGAGTAATCGACCCCATCCACGCAATAGCCAAGCTTTACAAGTGCCTCGATGTGACGGCCTTGACCGCATGCGACGTCCAGAATACACAACGATTTTCGCAGGCCAAGCGCCTTTACTAAGAATGTTACATCTTTCTGTGGATCGGCTTTTCTCAAAAAATCAGAATGTTCAGCAAGATACTTGCCATTATTGTAATAATCCCGTGAACTCATAAATGATAGTAAATAGGTTATCTCTGTTTGGAGATTATAACACGGCTCATATTTTATTAGTAAGTTGAATTTACATTTTATCCACACAAACTATCAACGCTAAGCGTTGGTAGTTTGTGTGGATAAGTTTGTGCAGGCAAGTCTTTAATTGGCTAATTTATGCCATGAATGGCATATATCTAACATTTAACGCCAAATGCTGTTTTTTATAATTTCTGGAGGATTGATTGACAAATTCCAAAAAATCGGCTACAGTTAGGGTAGAAAGTGTCATGGAGGTTTAAGTGGCGTGTTGCTACTTTTTCCTCGCGCTCACGCGCACGCCCGGCTCTGCCGTGGCATCCCCACCCTGTCCGGCTCAGCTGGACATGCCCCAGGAGGCAAACCATGGACCGCATCCTCGCGACCCTCGTGCTCCTCGCGGCCCTCGTGCTGGGCTGCGACGTGACCGACCCCAACGACACCGACACCGATGACACCGGCGACACCACGCCCGAGGTGTATGAAGCCAGCTTCAAGGCCTTCATCAACACCTACGGGTGGGACGGCGACGCCGTGGTACTGCTCGACTCCTCGGAGTTGGACAAGACCATTCACGGGAACGGCGCCAGCTTCATCGCCTCCGCCGAGGGCGAGACCACGGTCACCGGCACCACGCCCGACCTGCTCGAGCTCAACGCCGGGATCTGGAATGCGGCGTACATCTACGCCGACTACCCCATCCCGTACGTGGGCTGGACCTCGGCCGACCTGTCGTCCTCCTCTGACCTCGGCGCCTCACTGTGCGTCGACCTGAGCGGTGACTGGAGCTGCGACGACGGCATGCACCCCGATCCGATCGAAACGGAAGGGGTTGTCATGAACGATTGTTCTGTCCAGTTCGCAAACATCACCGGATTCGGCAACGCATGGCTCGAGATCGACGGCAACAAGGTCGAGAGCACGCTCGGAGACGGCACCACGATCCGCGGCATCATCACCACCGACACGATCACCATGATCGTAGATCTGTGGAACGATATCACCGTCGAAGCTGTGTGCGATCGCATGTAGCCAGCTGGTCGTCGGGACTACGAAGCCCCCGCTCTCTCTCGAGAACGGGGGCGATCTGCTTTTAATAAACAACCACCCCTAACCCCTCCTTAAAAAGGAGGGGAATTATCACACCCCCCTCTAACTCCCCCTTGGCAGGGGGAGAATTAATTTAGGAGGGGAATCTAGCTTCTTGCTTCTCCCCCTTTCCAAGGGGGAGTTAGAGGGGGTGGGTTTTTTATTCATTCCGACAATCGCCAACCACCCCACACCCCTCCTTAGAAAGGAGGGGAGTCGAGTAATGCTAAGAATTTAATTCTTCTTGTATCTGATCTATAACTGCTTCGATATCATCAAAAATTCTGTCATTTGTAAAACGGATTACTCTTAATTCTAACGCGTTTAAATACTCTGTTCTTTCTTGGTCATAAATTTGTTGCGATTCTTCAAAATGAGAATCACCATCCACTTCAATAACCAGCTTCTTATTTGGACAATAAAAATCTACTATATAATTTCCGATACTATGTTGACGACGAAACTTACATTCTGTCTTTGATTTTGAAAGATAACCCCATAACCTTATCTCAGCTTTTGATGAATTCCCTCTTAAATACTTTCTTCTGTCTTTATATTCCTTTCTATTGAAAATAAACATATCGAGTTTCTTACCTCTCCCCCTTTCCAAGGGGGAGTTAGAGGGGGTCGCCGAATATGCCTTCCAGCAACCACCCCTGACCCCTCCTTGAAAAGGAGGGGAATTGAGTTTCTTGCTTCTCCCCCTGCTAAGGGGGAGTTAGCCTGCAGTTCCGTAGCTCCAAAGGAGCGAAGGACTGAGGGGGTAGGTTTTTTACTCCTCTACATAAATGATCCCATCATAATTCACCCATGCGTCATATATAGGATTTGTATAATCACAATGATTTAGTGGCCCGACACCAGATAAATCTCCATCTCCATCAAAACACCCCTCCCCCTCACCATCTTCTCCACAACTTCCTGTGCACCAACCCCAATTATCACGCACATGAACTCTTGGCTGGAAGGCGCAGGTGGATTCGTTGAATTGGCAGGGGAAGTTTGTTATTTGGCCGTCAGTATCATACAAACACACATCCAGGTCACTGGCGTCGGAACAGCGATAGGCGTGTTGGTAGGTAAAGTAGTTTGGATCACAGGAGTCAGAAGTCATTCCCCACTCTGTTTCAGTGGTACAAATCGACTCTGTTAGCGAACCATCAACTAACCCTCGATGGTTTTTATAGTAATTTTCATCCCCATCTGATCCTGACTCATCCCCATCTCCCCAATCCACAATCACTCGCCGAATTGGAAGTTGCTCTTTATAGGCAGCAGCAAAGAACTTTAATGTTGCTCTAAAGAACCCATCAGTACTTTGGAAATCCCCCTGATCCTGACTATTAAGCGTAATCGCTCCCTCTGTTCCCTCTTCACAATACCTTGTCCCACAATGAGTCAAATCCACACTCCAAACAGTAGGAGTAAAACCAGTAGAACGGACATCGTCTATATCTGTGTAATCCGTTGTCATCTTTCCGTCTGTGTAATTCAATTCTCCGGTTTCAACTTCACCATATCCGCCAAACACAGGCGTAAATGTTGTACTAGAATGTGAGACAGTATCCAAATCCCAATGCCAAATATTTATTACTTTTGCGAATATCTCATCAACACGACTAACGACATTATCAATTCCTTCCTCAGTATAAAAAGTCAATGATTCAGGATTAGCAGAACTATACCATCCGCTACCAACATCCATATTAAAATCTATATAACTAAGTGCTCCTGGATTATCAAAAGTCGTACTATCACTATATTCCGTGTCACACTCTTCACTATAAGGCACGCGTGGCGTTAGTTCGCTTCCATTATCGCAAACTGCTATTCTTGCAGGTGTATAGTCATTTATGTCAGTATTTTCTGGACCGATACTCGCACCATAAGGAACATTTTCAGATGAATAAATATATTCCAATGTGTCTATTGACTCACTCTTATTTCCGAGAAGCTTATCTGTCCATGCATAGTTTTCACTAGAACCTGCTGATGTTTGTAATAAAACAGAACATGCGGGATATGAAAAACTAGCAATGTATTGATTAAGAAATCCTGCATTTGATTGATTTTGATTAGCATTCCCACCATCTTGACCAGGGCCACTTTCATCCTGATAATCCTTATACACAAAATCATAATAATCATCGTGCTCGATTGACATCCCTGACAACACACAACTATGCAAATAATCTACCAAACCATCAAATTCCTCATAATCTGTTCCCAAAGCTTTACATACTGTATTTCGATATGAGTATGTATTTCCTTCATCTGTTGTGAAATCAAAGTTCGCACTATAACTACAATCTAAACTCAATCCATCAATTTCAGCAGTATCCTCGATTGTTTCAGGATCGCAGGATGATTCATCTTCAAAATTATGCGATCCATAAGGCACACAAACATAAGGACAATCAGCCTGCGTTGTTTCCATGCAAAAATCTTCAGCGTAAATATCAAAGTAATCGCCATCCTCGCTATTTGGGAGACACTGCCCAACAACAGCATAATAACCAGTTGGACACCCAGCGTTATCAGTACAATGATATCTACTACCCAGACTGAAATCATTACATGAAAAACTTCCATTTGTTTCAGCACAAGTAACAGGAGACTCCGGCGGTTCATACCCAACTGCAGGCGAACCTGTTGTATAAAAATCCGTAAACATTGAGGTATAGCCACAGTAATACTCATCTTCGTTATATCCCGCAGTCGCATACTTTGCATACAAATCCGTCGATCCTGCGAGTTGATCAACTGGGAACCATGTTAAACATGCACCCTTATACTGATCACCTTCAATATTCAATCCTGTATCGCGTTCCAAGCAGTAACCAGTAAGTCCGTAAACTGTATTTTCTTCAACAATTGGCACACAACCGTCGGTTATGTTGCCACAGTCAGTATCATCTGTACACAAGGCACCCGGAGCTGAACTGGCTGGACTACAAATTCCTGTTATATCCAAATTCTTACGGTTTGTGCTAGCGGCTATATAACTGGTGAGTCCGGTGTTGTCTGACAACTTTGTGTAGGAACACATACAATCCTCGCCTTTGGCACACAAGTTGACCTGTGAAAATCCGGAAAGTCTGGTTGATGGCAAAATCGCACCAACAGTTGATTCAACTAGGTCTGATAATGAAAAATCATTTGACTCAGTTAATATCGATCCATTCCAATATTTCCACTGACTAACAACACTATCTCCAAATGGACTGTTTACTTCCGGATGGGCTCGACAGACTTGGCCTTCGTATAGGGCGTTATCAAAGGGCTGACCATCCATGGAAAGGAAACAAGAACTACGATAACAACTTCCTTGTTTAGCTGCTTCGGAAACAAAGCAGGTTTCTCCTGATCCACAAGAATAATCCATGGCACAATAATTGCCTTCAGTCACACAAGCGCCACTTAAACATTCCTGACCATCACCACATTGGTCTGTTGTTGAACAAGCTGTAGTTGAAATAGCGTAACAGACTCCAGTGGTACAAACAGCGCCAGAGGTTTCGCAATCGCCACTATCTGTACAAGCCGAACCATTGTCTGAACAATAACCAATGCTACAGTCTTGGGCGTGATCTTCATCACAAGCACCAGCTACAAATCCCAAGCGATAATCTTCTACCTCCTCTTGGACACACAATCCCTCGATAACTGATGATAGTAAAATCTCAGTAGAGAAACAATCAGAGTCTGTATTACAAGGATCACCATGATAAGCGTCGTACATGGATGAATATGAATCATTCTCATGTGACCAGTCACAATATCCCGCCGGCGGAGCAATGTTTACTTGTTCTAAAGTTTGCAATGGGAAAATGTCAGGAATTGAATAGCCGGAATAATCTTCTCCATAAAAACTAACATCCCGAGAAACATATTTTTCAGCATCAAGCACAACTGCGGCATTATCTGAATCCCAGGCCGAACAGAAAGATGGATGACCTTCGGCTGAATATTCTGTACAAAGATCAATTCCGTCACAAATGGTGCGATATCGTCCAGCGTCTTGATCCCAGATCGAATAAGAACTTGAGCAAGAGAGCCATTCGGAACAAACACGATTTTGTTCAACTTTTATAATCCGATTTGTATCGTTTTCTAAACGAGTGACATCACTATACTGAGAATAACCAGTATCCTGTGTCCATAAATACTCAGCAACACAATCACCACTAATCATGTCTCCCAAGTCACTTTCATATGGTGCACAATCAGAATCCTGATAACAAGAGGTTCCAAATGTAACAAACTCTTCAAAGTCATCCGGACCGATTGTTCTGATATCAAAATCTGCATATAAACGCGGATTCGCATAAGCACAACGACTAGCACAAGGGTCAAAGGTGCTACCGTCTGCTAGTGTTATTGTTGAGGTGGTGGTGGTAGAACAATCAACTGGGTCAACAAGCGAAAATGGAGTTTTACCTAAAAGCTCGTCAGCGTGAGAACTAACTGTGTAAGTGGCACTGGCATTGTAGTCAAAACCAACTTCACCGCCATCATTAAATAAAACACATCCTTCTTTTTGACTTACTTGTCCATTACATCGTTGTGAAGACAAAAGTGATGATTCGCTGAGCTGATCATTATCAATGTAAAAATATGATTCACCATCAGCTTGGGTATAAAATTCACTATCAGCCATGTCTAATGGATCAACAAATTCACTACAACCATTATATTCTGCACTACAATTTCCTACCCAACCGCTATATTGCGTATCTCCATTTCGCCAAATTCCACTATCTGTTCCGCCCACAAGATAAGAACCTTGCGTAATCAAACACTCACCGGCGTCAGCTAATGCACACTGCGCGTCAGTACTGCAAGTTGATCCACCCTCAGAACATACTCCAGTTCCATAGCAAAATTCACTTGTTCCATTTTTAAACCAACCGCTATAGGTAGTGCCTGAAACTGTCACATCTGTTTTGTATTCACAGGTATGACCGATTGGATCTTTGAAATACCAAGTTCCATCTGCTTGAGTATCCCATTCTTTACAGAACAATTCATCTTGACCACAAAGAATTGTGTCGTACAAATCTGGATCATTGAGCAAATAAACTGTTTGCCAACTATCAACCTTAGAATTATCAGGTGTAAACTCCGGCTGTCCTAGTTCCATACAGCCAGCACCTTCTGCTGAACAAGCAAGATTTTCATCATAAATCGCATACAAACTTGAGTCTGGAGCCACGAAAGTGGCGTCTGGTCCGTATGAAATATGATATAGATTTTGATCACCTGATCCAACCAATGTTTTATATTCAGGAATAAACCAACCATCAAGGTCGAACTGGCATGAATCTGCGCCAGCCACAATTGTACATAACACTGGGCTGGTAGTGTCAAAACTTGTTCCCGCGTCGTTTGTATAAAGATGACAATCTGTTCTGGCACTGGCGTTATCTGCCAACAACCATGATCCACCACTTAAGTCTGTGTTATAGCAAGTGGCATTATAAACTGCCATGTATTCTGAATCTGATTGTTCGGTTGTAAAGTAAGAAGAACATCCAACTTTATCGTCAGAACACAAATCTCGGAAAGACTTTAAGTACCAAGTACTATCGTCTTGATCTGTATATTCCTGACATCCCAGCTGATACTGCGGAGAAATAGCTCCTTCTGTCGTAACATCGCAGACCATTGGTGTTGTCCAAGAATCTCGAATTATAGTGATATTATCCTCACCTTCACGCAACATTAGATTATCAATGTAAAAGTCTCCGGAGCCATCTGGATCAAAGGCCAATACCGTACCAGCTCCAAAACTTGGATAATCAACTGAATTCATGTCAAAAGGACCAATCGAGTAATACTTCCATTCACTGGTAAGCTCAACTGTTTGCTCAACCTCAGGAGTAACACTAGCAGAAGCATTGATATCAAATCCAACTGCCACATCAACAGCGCCCTTAGCCCAGAAAGTTAAGGTATATGTTTTGTCTGTAAATAATTGATTATTTAAAGTTCCACAATATTGTCTACCAAAACTTACTGTACAGCCCCCTCCCAAAGCACCTGATGTTGAGGCGCAACCGTCTTCATCGGTACAGGTTGAGCCTTCATTGTACTGATATGTCCAAACTGTTTGGCCACTTGATTTTAATGAGTGTCCACCAAAGGAAACTGACTCGTTGGAAAGCGTGACAGACGATGCACTATCTGACTCCCATGAACTGATTGATCCGTCTTCAAACATTTCTTCCAATGCCACTCGACTGTTGGCACTGCGACCGCCAGTATATGAACGACAACCATTATCAGATTCGGAGCATTCAGTGCTTTCATTGCTAAATCCGTAAAAACGACACAAACCAGCCACAGCATCATAATAACCTTTAGCCGTAGTACAAACAGCTGCTTGCTCTGTGGCACCATCTCCAGCTAATTCTGTTAGGCGATAGGAAACGCAGGAATCATCAACAGTGGTTGTTTCTGACCATAATCGATAATGAATCGATCCACGAATGTCGTAGAACTCGCGACAATCTGGGTTTGTAATAGTATCAATATATTCATCACATGAACTTGATTCTGAATCAAACCTTAAATTTGCATCAGAGTCATCTTCACAAGTAATTCCACTGGCATTTGTTTGCCAATTTGTACAAGGCGCTGATCCAGGATTCATCTCAACTTCACCACTACTAGCATAAGCATAAGGATGATAGGAAGTTGCATCAAGATCTGACTCTAACAATCTCCATGTTCGCAATTGATATCCTTCTTCATCTGATCCTTCCCAAGTGTAGAAAGTCGCTGCCCGATCTCCACCTGTATTGGCCATGGCTTGGTCTTCTGTTACGCAAGTACGCAAATATGTGAAATATGATTTTTCCTCAGTTTCCAAATTTGTGAATTCAGTACATCCCACAGCTGACTCATTACAAGAATCTGCAGAATCGGCAATGAAATAGATTGGGAAATCACCAAACGACTCATAGGTTGTGGCCTCTTGGCGATAAGTGTCATAGCCATCACAAATTGCCGGACATGTATCCAAATCACTAATAACTGCGGATACTGCTGGATCGCCATTGGTAGGAATATATTGTCCACAGCCAGCATCCTGTTCTGTACACATGCGTGCATAAAGATCACATTCTGCCACATCAGAGTCAGCCCCGGTACAACCCAGATATTCTGGAGCAATTTTTAAATAAACATCAGTAAAACTATCCTGGTTATAGCCATTAGTAAAAATGTTAGGATCTGAGCTTTGCTCAATTTGAATATCATCAAACGAAACATCCCCAGCCAAAGTAAGTTCTGCATATAAATCCAAAGTTCTGTCTATCAAAGTTGGAGTTGTAAATACACATTCAAAACGAGTATAACCTACCTCGCGCACCTCAGCCTCTAATCTCACTGTACTAGTGTCTGTGGTTAAAACGCGACAGTCAACAAGACAATCTCCTGAACAATCATCAGTAATACTTTGCGCAGACATGTTTGTTGGCGTGCCATTTTCATCCACAATGCTCAACGAAACAGTACCAACATCTGTTCCGGTACCTAGTGATTTTGCATAAACTGACATGGAATAGAACTTTGACTGATCAAGAACAATACCCAAACGAGACGCTGTACCACCAGCTGACTCCAAATCAATGGCATCGGTTCCAGTTCTGCTTTTTGTACCATCGGTTGAATAAACTAATCCATCGATTAACCAACCATCAGGAACACCGTCCTCATTACTATCAGCTTCAAAACCTGGATTGGAAAAAATATTTAAAGTTAAATCCTCATCTCGCTCATATAAAGTCGAACATCCGGCATATTCAGCCTCGCAGGTCTCAACCTCATCATTAAAATATAAACGATTTTTATAGGCATCAATAGCCAAATCAGCTACCTCAACACTAGCTATCACCGGCCAATCATAAACATCATCAACTTCGTCTTTTTGCGTTGCATACCACAAACAACCAGCATTTGAAGCGCGGCAATCACCGTAATCAATAGTATTTGTGAGGAAATCTACTTTAACACCCTGTTCTGTCTCAAAGGTCATACAACTGGCATATTCCTGTGGACAGGAATTTCCTCTAAATTGCCAAACATTTTTTTCGCGCACGCAGGCTCCATATCCACCAGCGCAATTGCCGTTTTCATCTTCAGAAACACAACTTTGAATATCAACACATTCTTCTGCTCTTTGATCAGTACCAGCGGCTGACAACAACTGGCCATAGGCCAAAGTGCGACACTGTGTTTCTGGAAACTTAAGAACCCAATTTGGATCAATTAAATGACACCATGGATGTTGATCATCAAGTTCCCCGTCACTATTACAGGAATAAAATCCATTAATTACTTCTTGCAAAGTAACTGGGCTGGAATCTGAATTATTATCTGATTCGGAAGCAATCTCCCAACCAACTGAAATAATTCGGGCTTTTCTAAGCTTAACAATGTTGCTATGACAAAAACCATAGGTATAACATTTTGGATCCTGATTGCGAGCCGTGTCAGACGAAGGAATCAAAGGCCAATTTCCATCAACATAACCCTCATCAATAGCATTTTGAAGAGTAAGAGTTGTGCCTGTTCTAGAAAGTGCAATTGCTGAGGCAAAAGAAGAATCAATTCCACAATTAAATAGTCTTCGAGAAGAACCTCGGAATGTGGAAGGACAGGTCGCAAGTTCTGAAAGCAAACTATAGTCAGTTATTTCCAAAGGCTTAAATGAAGTAATGCTTCGGAAAACTTGGGCAATACGATCCCGTGAATACTCGACTGCACTATTTGGATCAAATGGATTTCCCGGAGCTGACACATCTTCAAACAGTCCTTCCTTAAATTTGTTCATCAATTGCGAAAAAAGTGTATTTGTAAAAATCGTGCCGGCATTAACGCCGATTGACAAAAGCGAATCTGAGTTTGATAAAAGTGATGTATTTAAATCAAATGGTAGTTGTTTTTGCAACTCAAGCGAATATTCAAGTTCTTTTTTAACCTGCGAAGCCGGAGTTTCCACTTGACCTGTAATGTAATGAACAACTGCTTGGAACCCATCATTTGCTTGCAATGACTCCTCCTCTGCCCTTGCCTCTGACTGAGCTTTGTTAAGCGCATACATTTCCACCTGGGCAATAGCTGAAAGTTCATTTACACCCGGGTCAAAAGCCTGAACCATTACAGACAAAACTTGAGCAGTTTTAATTTCAGGGCTTAGATCTGATGCACTGACTGTTGCTAAATATCCAGCCCAATTATTTTTTATACTTGGATATTCAAAACTGATTTCTGGTCGTTGTGCAAAAGAACGAATACCACCACGAATTGCTGCCAAAACACTTGGATCAGTATTTAAGTAAACATTAAGTGTTGGCCACATGCCGTCTTCCAGGTTATCAATAACAACATCATTGTAAACATCAGAAAGTATCCGAGCGCCAGCATATTTAAAATAATCCTTGGATGGAAGAACATTAATAAGTGGGCTTTCGGCATTTCCACCTGACCCAACCCATACGGCTGTGTTTGATGCCAATTGACTAGCCATGGTGGAAAGCAGATTGATCATTTCTGCTGACAATGAAGAAACAAGCGCGTCGCGAAGTTCAGTGGCAACCTTCTTTAGGATGTCCATTATAGATTGTTGCCCGACAACATCAGGCGCGGAAACAACTAATTGCGCATGGACTGTTGAAACAGCCCCAAAGCTCAAACTCAGTAGCAATAGTACTGAAACACCCAGGTGCATTATTTTTTTCATCCTCTTTTTTAGTTGCATAAAACCTTTTTTATTGTTGTGGAAGATATTGATCAAAATCTCCACTTGATTCTAAATCTGACATCACCTCAGTGAATAAAGCTTGTAAGTCTGCGTCCGAAATACCAGCCAGCTCAGACGGATCAGCTCCGGCCTGAATAAGCAAGTCACGAATTTCATCAATAGTTAATTCATGAACAGCCTGTTGAATTTGTTCCAATGACATGGATGGAGCTGGCTCAACTTGAGTATCTGGAAGTAAATCACCAAACAATTCAGGTGAACTGGATGTTGTTTCCTCAGCACAATCATCACCGACAGCACAAATTGGATTTGTTCCAGATGACACTTCTGTGGCATCTGTGTATCCGTCACCATCTGTGTCCATTAAATATGGTGATGTGCCATAAACATATAATTCATCATAGTCAGTCAAGCCATCACTGTCAGTATCTTTAGTTTGTTGTTGTGCCATTTCCAAAGCTTGCTGATCTTCGATAGACAAATACATTTCGCCTGAATAATTAATATAAAATGGCTGAGCAATGTGCCGCACAAGATAGAATCCGCCAAGTACCAGAGCAATACACCCTGTGCCAAGTATTATACTAAAAGCAACCTTCTGTTCCTTTGTAAACGAAGGTTTGGTCCTGCGAATAATAATCCGCTTTTGTTCATTTTCCATGTTGTGGATTTACTTGTAATAGTATACCAAAAAATGAGTACAACTTGTACTCATTTTTTCAACAGGCTTACTTTTGCAACCTTTGCAACCTTATCTCTTACTTGTTTACTTAGGATAAATGAATTTGCGTGAGATATATGTCCAAGATACGACGATACAACTTGTGTAATATGCAATTGGTCGCCCCCCCCCGATACATCATTCTCTTTAATTAGTTTATCTAATTTTTTTAACATTCTTCTTTTGGTCTTCGTTCGAAGTAATAGACAATATGGTCGTACGACAAATCCTAAAAAATCTATACCATTATTCAGCCCACTGATTGAAACCTTATCTGGATGCAATTCAAGATGTAAATTTTTGGTTAAAAATTGTTTTACTCTGGCAAGCAATGCTACTAATTCATCTCTATTATCAGAGACAACCACGAAATCATCTGTATATCTCGCGTAATACTTAACGCTACAATCATGCTTTATAAATTGATCAAACTCATTCATGTAAATATTAGCGAATAACTGTGATATTAAATTGCCGATTGGGATACCTTTTCGTTCAAATAAATTTGACTGATTTGACGAAAAACTTGTTATTATAGCTTTCAAAATCTGTATAACATTAGGATCAGCTATCCGTTTATTAAGTATATTTAATAAAATATCTTGATCAATCGAATCAAAAAATTTACGGATATCGCATTTAAGCACGAAGCACTGGCATGTATAATTCTTACTCACCTTCCTTGCCATATTAACCAACGCCTTAACCCCTTTATGAGTTCCCTTGCCTATGCGACAGGAATAAGAGTCGAAAATAAAAGTTGGTTCAAATATTGGATTAAGTATTTTAAAAACTGTATGGTGCACAACGCGATCCCTTACCGTTGCTTTATGTATATGCCTTAGTTTAGGGTCTGAAATATAAAATGAATAATATGGACCATGTTGATATAATCCTTGAGAGAGTTCTTTATGCAAACTATTAATATTTTGATCAAGGTTGCGTTCAAATTCAGCTACATCTTTTCTCTTCGTTTTGCCTTTCCTAAATTTTTGCCAAGCCAAGAGTAAAGATTCCTTAGTTATCATGCCTAAATATAAATTATTAAATCTTTTCATATATGGGTCAGATGAAATTGCCTATTTTCACAGAAAGTTATGGTTTGTATAAAATGATTTATAACTTCCGCATATTAGTGCCAAGACTAGATAGATATGGATTATGGCTTCGGACGGAGAATACCACACTTGATTTTATCGAGCTTATCATACAAGCGGAAGCACAATATGAATTGGAAAAATTACATACGCTTAATAATGCGAGTGTAAAATTAAACTTACTCCGTTTTCTTGTTCGTATAGCATGCGATGTTAAAGCTATCAATATTGAAAAATACAATTTACTACAACAACAAATCAATAGTGTTGGCCAAATGCTCGGAGCGTGGATTAAATCAATAAAAAATAAAAACAATATAAAGGCATCTTAATAATGCCTTTATATTTGGAGAGACTTCGGTAGGAAGCCGGACGCAGAACCGTAGTTCTCGTTCGCATTGTCGACACGATCTGTGTCAAACTTGAGCCTGTCGTCGTTGAAGTTGAAGATCGGCGCACGCAGGAACTCATCAGCATCCGTTATTTTGAATTCACTCATCTTTATCACCAGAATTTGAGGTTTACTGTTCATATGAACTTATTTACTCTTATTCCTGAATTTAATTTGGGAGTAGATTTAAGACACCTCCACAAAGTGAAAACAAGCAGTATCTCCTAATATGGTACGCTCATGAAGACCTTAGTCCTAATGATTCTGACCGTTTATATTATAACAGAAAAGGGTTGTCCGAGAAATTGACAACCCTGTAATTAGCCCGAAAAGGATCAAGGATCAAGCTACTGCGGTAGGAAGCCGGACGCAGAACCGTAGCTCTCGCCCGCACGGCCGACACGAGCCGTGCCAAACCAGAGCCTGCCGTCGCAGAAGTAGAAGACCGGCGCACGCAGGAACTCAACAGCAACCGCCGTAAAGTCGTCTCCCGCGCAGTCCGTGTGGAGCTGCCCCCAGCGGATGAACCGCGTCGGGTGCGTGAGAGTCATCGATCCGACGGCGAGCGTGCCGTGGCCGAACTCCGTCTTCGCGTAGACCGCCCGGCCACGACGAACCGAACGACCGGCGTGACGAAGGCCGAACTGCGACGGGATGACAAGGATGTCACCCTGCTGCTCTGCGGCGATCCGCTCGAGCATCATGGCCGTCCGCGCGTGCTGGTGCAGACGATCCGGCGCGATCTGACCCTCACGGTAGTTATGGAAGTTCCGCGACTCCTTCAGAAGGTCGAACATCACGACTGACGCACGACAGTAGCGCTCGTGCGGGTTGGTCACGCTCATGAAGTGGCGAGCCGCGATGGCGTTGACCGAGGGGATGGCGAACCACCCCTCGGCGCCGTCGGGGAGCGTGAGCGTCGGGAGCACCTGCTCGACGAAGCGCATCGTCTCGTTAGGCGAGATGCCATACAGACGCGCGAGCGTCTCAATCTGCTCGCCGATGGGCGCCGGGCCCGTGTACTCGGGCGGGTAAACCCATGTCGACGCGACCTCCTCGTTCGCGTACTCCTGACTCACCGACAATCGGGTGAGTGCCAAGCGCACCGCATCCCCGACGATCTGGCCGAACTCGTCACCGTTGGTGATGACGAGCTGCGCCTGGTCGATGTCGAGTGCCATCGTGTCGACGACCTTGCGCGTCCCGGCCATGGCGAATTCCGTGATCCGATCTCTCTGTCCGGACGTGATCCTTGCGGTCATCGTCCACCTCCTTGTATGTTTTTTTCCGAATCGCTCGGAACACACGACTAGTCTCGAGAAATAAGACAAGTGTTTTAATTAGTAGAAATGCTAAACAAAACACTTATCTTATTTATAACGACTATATTTAAAAGGGCTCAAAAATATAACTTATTTTGGCAATTTTGTCAACGAATCTGCTAATAAAATCCACTCCTCAACCGAAAGCTCTTGGGCGCGGGAGGTTGGAGAGAGGCCAAGGCTTTCGAGTATTGATTTAATGTCTTGAGATTCAGCAATTCCTGAGTCTGCTAAATTACGATGTAATTGCTTGCGTCGTGAGGAAAACCCAATCTTTGCAAGCCCTATTATCTCTTCTGCATTTTCTACAACTTGCTTTTTATCAAGCCTTAAAACAACAGAATCGACTTTTGGCGAAGGATTAAAACTCCCAGGCTTTACAGTGCAAACTCGTGTTGGATTTGTGTACATCTGAACCGCGACTGACAAAAGCGACATATCACCGGGTTTTGCTAACATCTTTTCCCCCACTTCTTTTTGCACCATCACCACACTGCGCTCTGGAGGATTTTGCGCAGTGAGCATATTCATAAGAATCGCGTTGGCGCTGTTGTACGGTAAATTGCTGATAAAAATCCATGGCTTATCACGCACGATCTCATCAATATTAACTTGAGCTGCGTCTGCGTGGATAAGTTGCGCGCTAATAAATTGAGCGCGTAAGTTTGGGAGCAGATCTGAGTCTGCTTCGATGAGGATAAGACCGGTAGGACTGGTAGGACCTATAAGACAGGTGATTTGATGAGTAAGAGCGCCATCGCCTGGACCGACTTCTACAACAAAATCTCCAGAGCACAAATCCGCAGACTTAATAATTTTTTCAATCACTGACTGATCTTTTAAAAAATGCTGGCCGTATGACTTTTTCATATTTCCACGCTTCCTTGTCTAATAATCTCAACTTCATCACCAATAATTTTAATAGTTGTTGAAGCTGGGAGTATTGGTAAATCTCCGCCATCGATTATGCAATCTGGACTGTCAGGTCTATTTGAAAATACTTTCTTAACTTCGGTAATTGAATAAATCGCGTCTTGTCCGGAAACATTTGCGCTTGATGCCACAATTGGTTTTCCAAAACGCTTAGCAATTATAGAACAAAATGGATGCGACGAAACTCGCACAGATTGAGCATCCTCTTGTGCACATCGATCTGAAACTGGTGAATCATCAGCAATTTGTCCAATAATATTTAATGCTCCTGGCCAAAAGCGATCCATTAACTCAAGGGCTTTGTCTGAAATTTGAATATAACTTGAGGCTGATGCTTGGTCAGGAATAATTAAAGGAGTTCCTTTTCCGTCTGGCCGTCCTTTGATAGCAAATACACGCGCCACTGCCTCATCATTTGTGGCATCGCACCCAATCCCATAGGAGGTTTCAGTTGGAAACACAATTACCTTGCCCTGTTGTAAACACTCAACTGCACGATCAATGTCCTGAGATTTTATTTGAAGCATAGGGGAGGAGGTTGGAGTAGTATGTCTTATCATCTGATTTCTGTAATCTGGGTTCTGTTGTCTATATTCTGTTTCTGATCACTCCCCCCGATACCAAGCTACTGTTTGTTTGATTCCTTGCTCAAGATCAACCTTTGGTTTCCAGTCTAAAGTTTTTTGAGATTTGCTAGCATCAAGTGCCATGTACTTTGTTGCATCCGGTTGATTTTCATTTCGATCAGGCATTGCGCCTCCACCAACAGCTGTTTTAACTTTTTCAAAAATATCTGCAGTGGTTGTTTGTATGCCAGTTCCTAGATTTAATATTCCCACAAAATCTGATTCTGCTGCTTTTAAAAGCGCATCTACCACATCGGAAACATAAATATAATCACGCGTTGTTTGGCCGTCATTATTAATTACCGTTGTCTTTCCTTTTAATAATCGTGAGGAAAATATTCCAATCACACCTGACTCGGCGCTAGCATCCTGACGCGGACCATAAATATTCCCTGGCCTAAATGCCACATAAGGAGTGTTATATTTTTGCTTGTAAAAATGTAAATACTTCTCACCAGTTAATTTTGTAATTCCATAAGGCGTAGTTGGTACTGGAACAACTTCTTCGGAAATCGGCAGATTGTCATGAATTCCATAAACAGCACAAGAAGAAGTAAAAATAATTTTCGCGTTTGTACTTTTTCGAACTCCTTCGCAAACATTTAGAAATCCAATAATGTTATCCATGGCATTTTCTACTGGCTTTTCAACTGATTCCCTATCATGCAAATGCGCTGCCAAATGAAAAACAAGTTCTGGTTTGTATTTTTCAAAAACATTAATCACATCTTTGTCCTGAATATTAATCTTAATATATTTCGCTCTGTTATTTTTCCGATTCTTTGGCGGCTTAACCTTGTCAATAACAATAACGCATTCAGCATTATCAATTAGTGCATCAACTAAATGTGAACCAATAAATCCTGATCCACCAGTAACAATGACTGTTTTATAGTGATTTTTCATAATGGTTTTGATGAGAAAGTGTAATGGTTGAAATAGTTTACTAACTACTTTCTGAAACTTCTTTTCTTAAATAAGCGTCAATGAATGGTTGAAGGTCGCCGTCTAAAACTTTTTCAGCATCTTGGATTTCACAATCTGTTCGATGATCTTTGACCATTTTATAAGGATGCAGAACATAACTTCGAATTTGATTTCCCCACGCCGGTGATTTGTGTCCACCTTTGAGTTGGTCTAATTTTTCCGCCCGTTCTTCTTGCATCCGCACAAACAAGCGGGACTTTAAAACCCGCATGGCTGATTCTTTATTCTGTAATTGCGAGCGTTCATTCTGACAAGTGACAACCGTATTAGTTGGAATGTGAGTAATGCGAACTGCCGAATAAGTTGTATTCACTCCTTGTCCTCCGTGACCACCGGCCATAAATGTATCCACCCGTATATCTTTTTCATCAATCTGAATACTTGCTTGTGAAAACCCGGTGAGTTCTGGTATTACCTCAACGAGCGCAAAAGATGTATGGCGCATTTTTTCAGCATCAAACGGAGAAATTCGAACTAGTCGGTGCACTCCTGCTTCTGATTTAAGCATACCATAGGCATATCTTCCTTTGATGGAAAAAGACACGCTCTTATACCCAGCTTCCTCTGCTGGTGATGATTCATAAATCTCAGTCTCCCAATCCTGTGACTCAGCAAAGCGAGTAAACATTCGAGTTAGCATTCCAGCCCAGTCCGACGCATCTGATCCACCAGCGCCAGCATGAATCGACAGAATTGCATTATTTTCATCCATTTCTCCTGAAAGCAAAATTTGCAATTCAAGTTTTTCATAGCGCGACTGAAGATCATTAAAAGTTTTTTCTATTTCTGATTCAACTTTTGCGTTTTGTTCGTCTTGGGCAAGTTTTGACAAATCTAAAGCATCTTGAATCTCAATTAACAATGTTTGCCAAACCTCGATTTGTGCTTTGCGTTCTGATGCTTCTTGAGAAACTTGTTTTGCTTGTTCCTGGTCATTCCAAAAGTCAGCCCCACTCATTTGTACTTCAAGCTCATGGACTCTTTCTTGAGAAGAATCCAAATGCAATATCTCCCAAGCTTCTTGGGCTTTTTCTTGTAATTCCTGCAGTTGTTTATCAATTAGCAACATAAACTAAAGACAAGGCCATAATGCCTTGTCTTTGTCTTATTTTCAAGTTCAGATCTTCAATTTCTTGGCGTATTCTCCCAATACTGGCATTTCCCAAAGAGTTCCTTCAAGCGCCTTGAGAATTCCAATTATTGATAACACTGTAAAGGCGATATAACAGATCATCATCACAAACCAACCAAGTACTGGAATAAATATCAAAATGTTAGATAGCACCATCAAGATCACCTCAGCAACAAACAGAACCAAGCCTTGCTTAGCATGATACTGCGCAAACTTTGAATCTCGCGCCAGCAAAAGTGGCACAAAACATAGAATAAAGATGTATGAAAGTGCTGCCAGCACTTTATTGTCTTCAATGTCTTTTTTATCAATCGCTGGTGTTGTGTCTGTCATATTATTTTTAGTTTAAAGTTTAAAGTTTAAGGCTGAAAGTTTAAAGTTTAAAGATATAAGCTTCGAGCGACTAAAGACAGTATAACACGAGCTAATAAGTTCTTCTATAAAACATGCAAAAAGCCGGGTTCCCCCAGCTTTCTACCTTCTGCTTTTGACTTTCAACTTTCCGCTTTTTACTTTTAGCTTTCTACATCATGCCCATACCTCCGCCCATGCCTGCTCCATGATCATGTGCGTCCTCTTTTTTTGGATTATCTGTAATTGCTGCCTCAGCTGTTAAAATCATCACTGCGGCTGAAACTGCATTTTCTACTGCAAAACGGGTCACTTTGGCTGGGTCAATAATCCCAGCGATTATCATATCTGGCTCATAAACATCACGCAGTGCATTGTAACCAGCAGCACCTTGAGCATTTTTAACTTTCTCAACTACCACATCACCTTTGGCTCCGGCATTTTGGGCTATGTAGAAAAGTGGTTTTTCAATGGCGCGTTCGATAACTTCGACTCCCAATGATTCATCTTTATTTGTTCGCTCAATATCAACTCGCAATTGGGCAAGTGATTTTTGCACGCGGATCAAAGCCACTCCACCTCCAGCTACGATTCCCTCTTCAATAGCTGCTTTTGTAGCTGAAACTGCGTCTTCAATTCGCATTTTCTTTTCTTTCATTTCTGTTTCAGTAGCTGCACCAACTTTGATAACTGCAACTCCACCGGCAAGTTTTGCCAATCGCTCAAGCAACTTTTCTTTATCAAAATCAGAAGTTGCTTGCTCAATTTGATTTCTAATTTGTGAAACTCGCTCTTGAATCTTAACCTTATCGCCTGCTCCATCAATAATAGTTGTCTTGTCTTTTGTTGCAATTATTCTGCGAGCCTTTCCCAGATGACTCAAATCTATGCCATCCAACTTCATTCCCCGCTCTTCACTTACAACTGTTGCTCCTGTCAAAACTGCAATGTCCTCGAGCATCGCCTTCTTACGATCTCCAAACGCTGGGGCCTTGATAACAAGTGCGTTAAATGCGCTACGGAGTTTGTTGACCACTAATGTTGTTAGTGCCTCACCATCCAAATCATCAGCAATAATTACTAAGTCTTTTTTCCCAGAGCCAGCAATTGATTCTAAAAGCGGCAAAATTGCTTGGATTGAGCTGATTTTTTGATCAGTAATCAAAACAGGAGCATCTTCATATTCAGCTACCATTGTTTCTGGATTTGTCACCATGTAATGAGAAACATATCCTTTATCAAACTCCATTCCTTCCACAACTTCAACTTCGATTCCAAAAGACTGACCTTCCTCAACAGTAATAACTCCATTGTCTGTGACCCTTTTCATTGCCTCGGCAATCACAGCTCCAATCTCTGGATCATTAGCTGAGATTGAGGCAACTTGCTTAATCATCTCGCCAGCAACTTGTTGAGACAAACCTCTGATTCCTTCAACAACTTTTGCAGTAGCTTTTTCCATTCCTCTGCGCAATGCTTGCGGATCAATTCCGGCACTGACAAGTTTCATTCCTTCGTCAACCATAGCTTGAGCAAGAACAGTGGCAGTTGTTGTTCCGTCTCCAGCCACATCATTTGTTTTGCTGGCAACTTCCTTAACAAGCTCTGCTCCCATGTTTTGCAACTTATCTTCCAGCTCGATTTCTCTGGCAACAGTCACCCCGTCCTTGGTAACAAGCGGTCCACCATAACTTCGTTCAATAATCACATTGCGACCCTTTGGCCCAAGAGTTATCCGCACAGCATTTGCCAGAATATCAACTCCTTCTTTAAGCTTCTTGCGGGCGTCTTCATTAAAAGTAATTTGTTTTGACATAGACTATTCAACTATCGCGATAACATCTTCGCTCTTAATTATTAGATACTTTTGTTTGTCGATTTCAACTTCGTCAGGTGCCCATTTTTTAAACATAACTTTCTGACCGACTTGAACCTCCATTATTTGTCGCTGTCCATTTTCCAACATCTTGCCTGGACCAACTGCCAAAACCTCAGCCTGCTCTGGTTTTTCTTTTTCCACAGTGTCAGGAATAATAATCCCTGATTTTGTTTTTGATTCTTGCTCGATGGGCTTAACAACCACCCGATCTCCTAAAGGTTGAATTTTCATTTTTTTCTCCTATTATGTTTGGATTCTAATTATATAGCAGTTTTAAAAAAACTTCAAGTATCTCTGCTTAAAGTTTTGCGATGGAAGCCGGAAGGGGGATACCGACTTCCACCACGCTTCATTTTATCGCATCAAAGATTTTCGTGTCAAGGGCCTTTTGATACCTTCCTCCCACAGATTTTGGCGTTCTTTTCTCCCGTCAAAGGCATGGAGTTTCATCATCGACGAATCTGCGATGACGGAGGCGCCTGGCCGCCGATTTATGGGATCTTTTAAGATTTTATTTATCTGAATCTTGGCCAGAAATTTCTCTAATTTGTCGCCAAATTGCCCTGATAAAAATTTTTCCAACCGCGTTTTATTTACCGGTGCCGGAATAATTTCTTTGGGCTGCCAACAAGGAAGTTCTTGATAAATCCACTCGTTTTCATCAATTAATTTTTTATAAATTCCCCTGTCGCACACTGGCATTAGGCCGCTAAGCCAATAAGTAAAATCAATGTCTTTTTTATATTTAATTTTTGTTAGATCTAAACGATTTTCATCAAAAGCAAAACCAAGACAAAATTTGTTGGCCTGATACCATTTGTTTTTATTTTGATTTAGAATTTCCAACAATAAAACCGTGAATGCCCGAACAGTCCACAAACGATTTTTTGCGGTAACAATAAGAATATCGATATCCGATCTATCGGTTGAATTGCTAAACGAGAGCGAATTGATAACCGAAACATTTTTAATAAAAGGAATGAATAAAGCACTGAATTTCAAAAAAAACGGAAAGAAAAGAATTCATGCGCAATACTAAGGTGATAAAATGAATGGAGCGCATGTAATCATAGAAACTTTGATCAAACAAGGAGTAGATGTAACATTTGGATTCCC